>SAMEA3387506__coassemble_2052_pt1 | contig 11053 bp, 12 predicted proteins | sample SAMEA3387506__metabat2_high_PE_015 | metagenome-assembled genome bin SAMEA3387506 (sample SAMEA3387506) | Felis catus | biome: Faeces | place: United Kingdom | collected 2012 | reverse complement strand
TTTAGAATATGAGTGTAATTTTGTCTTGACAAAGGTCACTTCATAACAGGTGAATAATCATCAAGAGGAACTTGGCGGTACTGGTTATTCATCTCGTGAAACTCCGAACCGCCAAACACAAATGAATAACAAAAAACTAGAAAGCATCCATCTTTACGTTCATTTACTCGGTCTGAAGATTCTGAAAAATCTGAAGGACAGTTGCTTGTAGATAATACTGTTCAAGAATGGTACGACGCTAAACATTCAACATCATCTATTTTTGAAATTGAATTTATAAATTGGCTTAACTAGCAATTTGGTGACTTTCTATAATTCTTCTTTTTATCACTTATACGAATAACCATTCGTTCTTCAAATCCTTTAAAAGAGTGATTTTATAGATGTTTTTCAATCTAAGCAGTACGTACTGTAGCTTTTCTGTGTTATCCATTCCTTGCGTTTCTCTTTGCATGACAAAAAGAGCGTTATAACGATTTATATATTTTGATGCTACTCCCTTATATTTTTGCAGTCTTTCTTCAATCAATTTATGGAAACTGTTCACAGTATTTAAATGATTGAATTTATCATATGACTCATGGCTGATTAACACTTTCTTTGTGCAGTTCTTACTTTCTAAAAGTTCGTTGTAACTGTTAGATCCATCTAGCATTACAAAAGATTTTGATTCAAGACATTCACCAAATCTTAATAGATCTGTTGAGGATGTTTTGGCAATTGTATGGGTAAATCTCTGTATTGCAGTGATGATACATATCTGCTGATTAGACAAGCCTCTTTTTGTAGCAGGTGTTCCACGATGTTTAGGTTCTACTCCATCAATTTTAGTTCCTTTATGATTGTAAGGAGTATATTTTTCATCCATCTCAACTTCATTACCTACTGTGTATGGGATGTTCCTCAGTTCCTAGACTAACCAATAGTTTATGGCGCATATTAAAAACATTACGTTCATTCACGTTGATTTTAGCAGCTGTTTCTTTAAGAGATACACCATTCAATGTATCCAGGATAAGTTCATTCCATTTGGATTGGTCTTGATGAGAATAAAAAGTAAGCTGACCGCGGTCCACAACAAAACGTTTTCCGCATTCTTTACAACGAAGCATTTGTTTACCAGAGTTGGCAAAACCGCTTTTAATTAAACGAGGATGATAACATCCGCATTTAGGACAGTATTCAAAATGATACGTATTCATTTTACTGTTTGTTTCAAAAAAGTCAGTGATTTCAAAATCAATCTTTTGATTTGAAAAGATCGTAAAGCAGTGATAGTATCTTAGTTTAAATATTTTGAAGTTCTTGTCATAAGTGTAGTCTCTCTTTCGTTTACACATATACAATAAGTCTTAAATGGATATCATTAATGTCAGTTATATTAACAAGTCACCAATGTATCTGTTAAGCCTATAAATTCTTTAGACATAAAACAATGTCCATTCTGTGGATCTAATGATTTTACAAAATATGGTCATAAAAAAGATGGAACACAATGAATAGTAACAGTCTATGCAAAGTATTGCTTGACAGCTAGTCCATCATTAAATAACATCACTTCTTGAAGAGCCTTTAAAAGCTGTATAAAAATACATCTCATCATTCATTTTTCCAAACAAATACACTCACAAACAACCCTCTTATTGCTTAGTTAGTAGTTTTATCTGTATCTGCTGGTTCTAACAAATTTTTCAAGTGATTGTATGTATTACAATCTTCAACAAAAATATAAGTAGTTTCCCTTGCTCTAGTCAAAAGAACTCGATATGCATTTTTTACAAATTGCTCAATTATTTTATCCGCAGATAACGACTTAGCACCTTTTATACTTTCAGCCAATTTATTTATGGTTTCAATATGTAATTCCAATTTTAAATATCTACTTCGAAAATATCTTTTTCCCTTCTTACTAGTTGCTTCGTATTTATCATGATTAATTTTCCAATGCCCACTTTCCCACGACAGCGTATTTCCCCATATAAGAATGGTGTCATCAAATTCTAATCCCTGACATTCAAACTCAGATACAAAAGAATCAAGCTTGTTGCTATTTCTATGATAATAATATTGATACAAGTCATTTTTAGCAATAGACAAACTTCTGTTTTCACAAAAACTATATGTATCTTTATCAAAAGGAGCACAATCATAGCTATCCACTACAATACCGATTGATTCATCATCTTTATCGTATGAACGATTTTTTTCATAACCTATTGATTTTAATAAATCATCATAGTTGTTATAAACCTCATACCCCTTTTGCTTTATCGGCAATGAGTTCTCACCATTTAAAATTGAATTAACTACTGTTAATTGTGGATCACCCTCATCGTTTCTTTGATTCGATTTGAGCTTAAGTTTAGGATGTAGTTCGCAGTTTACTCCATACTTAACAAAAGTATCTCTAACGCTTTCGTCTGATACAAACACTTTAATTCTGACTCTAGATTTTATTTTACTTAGCTGATAAATTGAATTGAGAATGTCTGTTTCGCCATCTTCTTCACCGTTATTTATTTCTTGTCCGTTTCCTATAAATAAAACGACGTTTTTACTTTCATTTGATAATTCAATATCTTTTATTGCTGAAAAAAGTAATAAATATGCTTCAGATAATCTATTGCGATAAATGATACACTGAGTATTAAAATCAAATTCCGACACATATTGTCCGCACACAGGTTTAGACCTTGTTGCAATGCGCGAATAGTTCCACATTCTTTGCGCCTCGTCTACAAGTAACACTTGATCCTTTATACGAAAAAAATCTTCGTTTTTATTAAAGAAAAAATTATTGCAATAGTTGCTTACATTATAAAGTTCTTGTATATGCCCAATCAGATGTCCACTTAAACCTTCTAAGTTCTTAAATGCTCTACTTTGAATCAACTCCTGAAATAGTGGATTTGCTGAAGGATTTTGCTTTATACGTTCTATTTCTCCATCCACAATTGAATTGAAATATTCCTCTAAGTTTGCATTTCCTGTAACATATTGAACATTAGTAATGCCTTCGCTTAAACATGTCTCTAGTAACGTAAAAGCCGTACCGGTTTTTCCTGTACCTGGACCACCTTTAACAATTGTAATTCCAAGTGTAGGTTCATTCGAATTAAGAACTTCGTGCATTATCGAACTACATTCTTTTACATTATCATTATCTTTTTCTACATAATTGACAATTCCATCATGAATAAGAGCTCTTAAAGCCCCGGAGATACTAGGATCTAAAAACTTTTCGCCATCCAACATAAGCTTGAAATCACTAATATCACATGATGAAGAAATTGATTCAATAACTTTTGTAAATTCATCACTCACAACTATAGAAGGATGATTCGGTACTCTGTTCATCATATACGGATTTGTAAAAACCAAATAACTCTCAAGAGTTAAGGCTCCTTGATTAATCCGGTTTACAACTTCTTTATTGCATCGCCTAATTATATTAGTATATCTTTTAAGTTGTTTCAAATATCCCTTGATTTGGTAATCATCATCTGATTTACCACTCTTAAACTCTAAGATTATTATTTTATCCTCACATACAATAAGTGCATCAACCCATCTTTTCTTTAAATGATATTCAAATCCGATTAATACATTTCCGACTTTTTCCACTTTTTCCAAGTTCTTTGCTGAAATCATCTTTTTGAAGAAACGTATACAATCAATCCAAGATCGTATCTTGTTTTTTGGATCATCCTCATCAGTAATAGAATAGTTGCAACCTTTGTTAACTTCATCTTGAGCTTCTTTAAAGATTTCATTATCAAATTCAATCCCTTCTGTATATTCATAAAGAACCTTACAGAAATTATATTCATCTTCTCTTATCAACTCGGCTATTGTATAACAAACAACTTCTAGTTTTCCTTTATCTGAAAACACCTTCATTCTAATCACCACCTATTAATTTACTGTCTATTTGTTTTTCTTTAAATTTGGCTTTGTGTAAAGTTCATCAAAAACGACTACTTAAACATTGTAGATTGTATATTAATAGTCTGAACTTTTTTTACTGCCATTCATATTTTTTATCTGATGTGTACCTTCCAACTAGTAGGCGCTAATCTAAAGTCTGCATCATCGAAATGATCGAAGACCTTAATGTTAGCGGTCTTGTTTTTAGGATCGAAGTTATATACACGATAAATATAATATGATTTGCATTTTGAAGTTTTCTCGCACCGGCACTGTCTTGCTGCATTCAGCTCACGTGGTGTAAGATAGAAACCATCAATATATGCGGATGTAGTAGTCTTAACTTCAACATAAATTTTCTTCTTGTCTGGCATGGTTATTCTAATATTGTAACCACAGCCATCCCCTTCAGTCTCAGCCACATGCTCGATAACAGCATCTGTACCTTCATACTGTTCACGAAGTAGATCTAACACTAGATATTCGCCTGCCTTACCTACTGAGGTCTTAGCAGATTGTAGTTTTTTGTAATCTACATGTTTACCTGTCAACTCATGTGATACTTTTACTCTTCCACTAGACATCTTCTTCTGATCTTCTTCATCCTCGATATGAATCTGGAAACCCTTAATATTAAATCCCTCTGATATCTCATTTAGTTCTTCAACCGCTTCTTTAACATCCGGATTATATGGATTTGTATTTCCAGGTACGATGTATTCTTGATCACCAACTAATCCCAGGAAATCTTGCTTATCAATAACATTCATTCCGTACTGATTCCAAAAATGCTCCCATGAGCCAGGCTTCTTTTTTTTAGAGTGCCATTCGAAGTCCTCTAAGAAGTTACTGGTTTTTTGTTCCAACGGCTCCTTTAATTTAAAGGGAAGCTTTACAATAGCTAATACATTACCATCTGCATCAGGTTCAGTGATATAATCAATAACACCACCACCATAGATATTGAACTTTCTATTGGCAGTAGACTTCCCTGGTCTTCGATAAAGGAATACGTCTCCTGCTTTTGGTTTATTATTTTTATGAATATTGTAGCTATAAGCTTCATAATCTCTATCCTTATGATCCATCCCACGATTAAGCATCTTCTCCTGGTGGGAATCAAAGATGTGATACTGTTCTGGATGTACTTCACTTAAATAATCTTTTAATTTTTGCATTTAATTTTCTCCTTTCATGTATTTTACTCAGAACATTTAGTTCTGGTTAAAATATATCACAGCTTAATAAGCATGTCAACTGCTCAGAGCATATTGTTCTGCATAATTTCAACTAAGAATGTTCTGTTTCCATTACTTTACCCGTATGGTACTGACTACTTCGCTCTATATAATTCGAAAATCATCTGTGCCAAAGGAACCGATTTAAATTTCTTTTTTTATTCTTACAATATCAGAAATTCCTTTTCTTTCAATATGGTGATTTTAGAAAATTAAAAGATTGCTAACTTACTCTGTACGTTTTCAAATTACACGTTTAAGTTTACACTTTCAACCCTAATACAAAAGAACTGTTAGTCTGTTTAACAACATAAAAGGACATTGATGTGTATGTAATTTTATTGATTACTATAAACAGACTTAAAAAGGGATTGCAAAAAGTTTTAATACTCACCACAATCCCTTTTCATATTGCAGGTTTATTCTCCTGATTGTCAGGCTTTCGTGCATGATGTAGGTAGCACGGACTCAATTGAGGATTAAAGACATCCTCTGGCTTTACAAGATACCCTTATTCAAATCTACCTCTTGTTAGTGGATTTAGGGAAGGAGCTTGAATTCCTCCTTACGAATACAATTTTTAACGATGCCTGCTCATCGTGATATATAAAAAGCTTTGTTTTGCTTTTTACAGTTACATTATATTGTGTTCTAACAATTCCTTAAACTATGAATTCGCCATCACTTTAAAATATTTACGTTTCATTATAGAAGTATCTTATAGAACTTTTCCTTTCCTCTTGTTTCAACCAATTCAACATATTTCGCATTAATTTGATTTAGTGTTTTATTCGTTTCAGCTTTATTCATCTTCATTTTCTTTCTTAAATAATGCGTCATTCTTGAAGATGCTACAACAGGAGCACCTTTATTCAATTCCATAATCTTTTCAACTATACTTTTAATATCATCCGGTTGTTTTGATTCTTCTATTTTCTTTAAAATTAAATTCGCCTTTTGATTAAAAGAAGTTAATTCTTTTAAAACATCAGCTTCTTTATTTGAAGAATTTTGTGTATTCGGTTTTGACATTGGATTACCCAATAAATAATCAGATTGTCTTCGAATAGCTTCTTTACAAGTTAAAGATGGCTCTCTATATATTATGGGGTAACCATGACTTTTTAAATCCATATACATCTCATAATAATCAATATCATTGGATACAAGTATGACTTGTCTTGGACTGTACTTTCCAAATATATATCCAATATACATTGAAATTCGATTATCTACAAAATTAGTTCCTACATGCTTCGTCTCGATAATATTTACATCATATTAATTCAGCATTTCTTTATATGCATTGGCACATTTTGTAGTCGTTGCACCACAAAACAAATAATATACATAATCTTCATTTAATAAATCCGTTGGTATACATTGATAATTTTCAAAATCAACAACTACAACATCCCTCCACTCTAATACTTTGTCTAACAATTCACTTTTCATTTCTTTTTTTCTCCGTTTCTAGATTTTTCTAGAATCCCTCAAGTCCAGACACTCTCTCTAATCTATTTATATTATAGTACGAGTATTTCTAAAAAAAAGAAGCTAAACACCTATCTGTTATAGCTTCTTCGATCATTACCACTCGTTGTATAATAATCCATTTTATTTTGATACATTCTTTTATCGACTAATTTACTTATTTCTTGAACCGCATCAAAATCTTGTTCTGAAGACTTGGCGACACCATACGATACAGATATTAAATTGGAGTACTTACCATGCCAATCATGAATAGTCACATCAAATACTTGTAATATAGAATCGATATTCGATACAGATTCTTGAATCAATACGACAAATTCATCTCCACCAATACGATATATTTTTCCATAAGAGGCAAACGCAAACTTCATGCAGTTACTAGCCGCACAAATCAGTTCATCCCCTGCACTATGTCCAAGTGAATCATTGGCTTGTTTTAAACCATTTAAGTCTAAAGATATATAAGCCCATTCCGTATTTAAATCTAACTTTTCCATATCCGTATCATACGCACGTCAATTGAAACATTTCGTCAGTCCATCCGTATTCGAAGTATACATATATTTTTCTTTTTCATACTTCTCTTTTAATACTCTAGAAAGCGTTAAAACAAGTAAGCATGAAGCTGAAGTTAGATAAATACCGATAATCAATATCGCAACAATATTACTTGAAGAATTTACAGATTCTTCCATAGTTACGGCAACCAAATAATTGCCATGTTTTCGAGATATACATTTACATTTTTTGTGATCCAATACGATTCTTTGCATCTTAGATGATGCATTTACATTCGTTAATGTATTTCCAATCTTTGTACGATTTGTAGCACCCTCAATTTTTTTCGTCTTTGAATTTACAACATAAATTTCCATTCCCTTATACGCAGGCATATCAGCTACAACATTTGAAATTTAGTTTTGTTTCAACTCCTTTAAAAGACGCTTTGGCGTAATACCCACTTGAACCATATGCGTTTTCGACTCATTCCAAGTAATCGCATATATCATCTCTTTAGCTTCAGCCGTATTTGGCGTGACATCCTGGCATAATGTTAAATCTTTATTATTTAACATCTGTTTAAAGAAAGCCATTTGTTCACCTGAATCAAAGCTATATCCAAAATACTTAGGTATCGAACCCGAATAGATCGTTCCCGTATCATCAATAAAATGAATTTCATCCACGGACATTAAAGATGCGATTTTTTGATGTTTATCAATATCATATTCAACTTCCGGCTTGGCATCCACAATATAAGATATGGCTTTAGCACGTACTATATAATTATCTTTTAATTATTTCACAAATCGCTCTTCATTCGACTCATTTTTATCAAGATCCGCAATCACACGATCCAATAATACATTGGATGTGGTTTGCGCATTCTTTTCATTTACATATCTTAATATACATGCTTCAAGAATCAATACGAGGGCAACAATGGTGATTGAAAGCACTAATATTTTTCTTTCTCTCGCAATTATTATTTTAGGTTATATTTTTCAAAAATAAAAGTGGCATTTTTTATGCCACGATTTTTTGAATCGATTTGTTCAATTCTTCAGCTGCTTTTTTTGTATCCTCTTGATCCATAATAGCCGATACAACACAAACACCTTGAATAGGACTCTTTTCTAAAACAGAAAGATTGTCTTTATTTAATCCTCCAATCGCACAGACCGGAATCTTGACAGCCGAACAAATGTCATTCAATGTTTCCACACTCGTAATCGTCGTCTTCACATGCGTCTTTGTCGGATAAATGGCACCACAACCCAAATAGTCAGCACCATCAGCCTCTGCTTTTTTTGCAACTTCAACAGTCTTTGCGGTAGCCCCAATAATACAATCTTTTCCCATTATTTTACGAGCTACAGAAATTGGCATATCTTCATTTCCTAAATGAACACCACATCCTACAGCCATTGCGACATCGATTCGATCATCAATAATTAATGGAATATGATAAAAATCAGTAATCTCTTTTACTTTTAAAGCGAGTTCATAGTACTCTAAAGTCGACTTATTTTTTTCACGAAGCTGAATGATTGTCGCTCCACCTAGACATGCCCCTTTAATTTTATTTAAAAAAGTTTCTTCATCATAACCATCTGAATTGGTAATAAAATATAATGTATAATCTACTTTTTTCATCCTAACACCTCAATTTTAAACAAAGATTCATCAAAACTGGTAAGTTTATAGATCTCATCCATAAAATGCATATGAAAAGTTCCAGGTCCTTCACTTTTCGTCTTTTCTGCAGCAACTTCATAATAACAAGTTGCCTTAATACAAGCCAATAATGGAGAATAACTAGCTAAAAATGTAGCGATTGCCACATTTAACATACATCCAGTGCCTGTGATTCTTGAAAGCATTTCACAACCATTTGAAATTAAATTCACGTCTTTACCATCTGTAATGACATCAATCTTGCCGCTACAAACGACTACACAACCAAGATGTAAAGCCATGTCCTTTAGCCATTTTGCACTTTCATAGATATTCTCTTCATCGAGAACATCCGCATCTACACCGTGCGCATGACTTGTCATCCCATAAAAAGCTTTACATTCACTGATGTTCCCTTTAATGACGGTTGGACAATATAAAGAAACAAGTTCTTTGGCATAATTTAATCGAAGTGTTGAACAAGCCACTCCAACCAAATCTAAAATGAATGGTATTCCTTTTTCTTTGGCACATTTTGCACTAATCATCATAGACTTAGCTCTTACATCATCAAAGTTACCTAAATTTAATGCCAAAGCCGCAGAATGGCAAGTGATATCATCAACTTCATCGGGGTGACAAGCCATAATTGGCTTCGCTCCTAAAGCTAATATAAGATTTGCACAATCATTAATTGAAATCGGATTTGTGATACAGTGAATCAAATTATTCGTTTGTTTCAACAAATTTTTGCACTCCTAACTTTCTTTGAATATTTTCTAGGATTCCACTACGAGACATCGACTTCAATAAAACATACGCAATACTTCCACCGATGATTGTACCCATTAAAAAGCTAGGTACATAGAACATCCATGTAAGTCCAATTCTTCCCCATAAATATGTCATCACTGGATATGAAAGAACAGAACCAATTAAACCTGTACCAATGACTTCACCAAGTACGGCAGCCCAGATTTTTCCTTTACTAACACGATATAAAATACCAGATAATGTAGCTCCAAAAATAGCACCAGTTAAAGCCAATGGTGGAATTCCCATAACTGTCATACGAATTAAACCAATAGCTAAAGCACAAAGAAATGAATACCAAGGCCCCATAAATACAGCCATTGTGATATTAATCAAGTGTGCCATAGGACACATTCCTTCTACACGTAAGATTGGAGAAATGACTACTCCAACAGCTACCATCATTGAAAAAAAGACTAAGCTTAATAAGTAATTGTGTTTATTCATAATACTACCTCCTACAGATACAGATGGCCTAGAAAACACGCAAAAAACCATCTGTGGTTTCGGTATTAGACAAACAGTCCTCTCTCATCCTGTCAATTCAGGCTCCCTCGCTTGTTTTCTATACTCTAGGCGCTCCCCTACAGTAAGGCAATAAAATAAAAAGACCTGCAACGTAAAAAGACAGGTCAAAAAAATCTATACTTCCTACGCCGGCATTATCCGTCAGGTTTAATGGGTCGAAGTCGAACTTCCTCTCAGCAATAGCTCCCCAGATTTATTTACTACATTTAGAATTTTAGTACAAAACAATTTAAAGTGCAAGCCAAATATGAGATCAAGAAGGAATTTACGAATGAAACAAGACAAGAATCATTTCTAGTCATTTTAGCAATCTATTTTTTGATCTTTTTAACTATGGCAATGTCTCCATATGTGATTGTGAGTGGATATGATAATTCACTTTCGCGCATTCTTTTCTTTGAAAGCTTGATTACTACCAATCTCATTGTTCCATTTGCACTAAACACAATTTACTTGGTATATTTATTATTTAAAACCATCATGTCTCAAGATAATTAGTGCCTATTTTAGCTCTTCAACAAGTTTTAAAAACTTCTTCTCATTCATTACATCATTCGTTATATAATCACCATTGTAGAATAAGGCATAGGTAGTGATAGGAGTTGGCGCATTCTGCGCCTTTTCTTTTGTATCTATATGAATCGCTTTAAATTCTATATTTTGTTCTTTTGAAACATTCTCTATAATCGGAACATACTTCGCATTAAAAGGACATTGGCTTGTATAATATAAGACAAAACCTAGTTCGTCTATATGACAATCTTTCGCACAAGATTTAAATTTAGGTGAAACCGAATCCTTAAAACTTAAATACCATAATTGAATACCATTACTCGCTTCATCAGAGATTTTAAAACCTTTATATGTTAAAA